>Ga0076029_118_pt1 | contig 24152 bp, 21 predicted proteins | sample RifGroB1_FD_68063 | JGI IMG/M metagenome (GOLD analysis project Ga0076029, IMG submission 68063) | Parcubacteria (Nomurabacteria) bacterium GW2011_GWB1_43_19
CCTAATTCTGGAAGTTCTGCAGAAGATTGTTAAGACCTTCAAAATTCGTTTTGACTCCCCCGTAGGCGTCCACCATCTGGTCCAGGAAGGGCTGTATAAAATAATACGCCCCGACCGCCGAACCGATTATGATTGCCCAGTAAACTACGCTCACCAAGCGCCGGATGCGCATGGAGCGATGCAGCGAGCGCAGGATGCCATTATTTTCCTCGGCCAACTTGAAAGTGGCCTCAAGCAACTTCTTGGATTCCGGATCCATCAGAATATTTTAGCATGGATTTTTGAAAATACCAATTTCCAACGGGCTTCTTATATGTTAGATTATAAGCGAGGTCTTCGTAGTTAAATGGATATAACGACTCCGTCCTAAGGAGTAATTGCAGGTTCGATTCCTGCCGAGGACACCAGACAGGAAAAGTCAAAGAGTTTTGGTTCGCCTCGCTTCGCTCGGCGACTAATTCGTATTCAATTTTGGGGGTAAAAACGAATTCACGATTTCGCAGCAGATTAGCGGCTTGATTTAAGGATTTTACGAACTCACGAGCTGGTTCGAGCCAAGACATTCCTTTTGTCTCAAAATCGGTAATTTTCTCTTTCAACGACATTTTTTGAGACAACAAACTCTGTTTTTTGGCGGCGTATTCTTCTGTGGATAAAGCGTCGGCTAAATAGACATCGAGAAGTTTTTGAAGTTTTGCCTCAACTTGTGATAACTGTTCTTTCAAAACGCTAACCTCACTTTGTGCGTCCTCTCGTGCTTTATCCTGTTCGTTATCCAACGCCGCCAAAACTTTCTCGGTGTCTTGGCTCGACAAAGAAACTTTTTGAAGATAAGAAGTGATTTGTTCTGTTAATGCTTCTTCGCGAAGATAATGCTTTTCTTGGCAAACACCCTTCTTTTTCGTGCAACGATAATAGTTATGACCTTTCTGTTTTTCGGCGGTAATCGAACAACCACACGAAGCACATTTCATTAAGCCAAGAAAAGCAAAATCATTTTTTCTCACATGGTGAAATTTTCCACGCTTACTCATCACTTCTTGGCAAGAATCAAAAAGTTTCTTTGAAATTAACGGCTCGTGTTGTCCCTCATGAATTTCCCCACCATATTTCATCAGCCCAATGTAGAAAATATTTTGTAGAATACTTTGCACATTGCTTAACGCTATCTCTTTGCCGAGATTTCCACGCAAACCCTTTTCCTTGCACCAATTTGCGAGAGAGTGAAGCGTATATGCTCCGGTGGCATACATTTCAAACAATTTCTTTACTTTCGTAGCTTTGTCGCTATCAACATCAATACCGCGTGTCTTAGCGTTGTTTAGATAGCCCACCGGAGCCCAGCCGGGCCAAACGCCATTTCTGATTTTTTGCCGCAAACCGCGTTTCACATTCTCTCGCAAATTATCTACAAAATATTTACTCTGCCCGAAAGCAATGTTCAGCATAAACAAACCTTGCGGTGTTGGTTCAAACCAGAAAGTGGGAAATTTTAGGGAACGAATCAAGCCGCGATCTACAAAATGGATAATCTTTCCGCCGTCTACAGAGTTTCTCGCCAATCTGTCCGGGTGCCATGAGATAATGCCGTCTGCTTTTCCGGATTCGAGAATTGCCAACATTTCTGCGAATTTCATTCGCCCGGGTTCTTTGGCGGTTTTGGCTTCCTGAAAGGAAGCAGCAATTTCAAGTTTTTCTTTGGCGGCATACTCTTGCAACTCTACGAGTTGCGCTTCAATGCTTAAAACCTGCCTGTCGTCTTCCTCGGTGCTCTTGCGAGCGTAAAGTATGTATTTCATAAGTTTTAGAAATTAAGGATTTAAAAATTTTCTTCCCCCAAAATGCGAAATCGTGAATTCGTTTTTACCCCCAAAATTGAATACGAATTAGTCGCCGAGCGAAGCGAGGCGAACCAAAACTGAAAGGCGGCGGAGCCGCACCGCTCAAAACCGCAAAATAACCCGGAGAAAAACATCGGCTCGAACCATATTTTAATTTTGGGGGAAGAAAATTTTTTAATCATATGAAAGTCATTATTAAACCTAGTTCTCGCAAAGATGGCGATAAATGGATTCCCGAAGGAATGGCGTCGTTCCCTAACGGCCCTGATTTAACGGAACGGAAAGAGTGGTGCGAAGACGCTAAATTTGACACCAAAGAAGAGGCCGACCAATATTTTATGCGAGCGTGCGAGAAAAAATATAAAATATGAAAAACAATAGCATTATTATTTTCTCCATCGTTCTGCTTGCCGTAGTTGGTATTTTTGGTTTTATCTATCTGAACAATAAAATTGAAGTTAGCCAACACCCGACCCAAGATGAATGGTTGAAGGTTTACACCTCTCACAATATCCACAAAATGACGGACTTGTGGCGACAAAGGGTTGCCGTCAATGTTGATATTCTTTCGCAAGATGCCGACGGGAAACCTCTCGTCCCGAAAGAAATGATTATTACTATGACTTCCGCGAATGGACAGGAGCCGATTACCGGAATTGGTAAAGACCAGTACACGCAAACCGCCGAAAGTATGGCAAAGTCCATTTTGGATGATTACGGCGTTGCGAAAGAATATAAATTGACCGTTCAATTTATTGATTAAAAATATGGAAAAATTGAACAAAAATTTAATCATAGGCATTTTAGCAGTCATTGTTTTGGCTATGGGGATTTTTTATCTTGTCGATAAAAAATCCGATAACTACACTATAGAAATATCTGGTAAGAGCGTAGTTATCTCTGATGAAAAGTGGAAAAAGTCTGACGACCCCGAAACTTACGCCAAAAATTTTGAGGCGCGAGAAATGCTTGAGCGTGAAGCGTTTCCACAAGTCATAACTGTCTACTTGAACAAAATGACTTCTGACAGAATGTCTGGAAAAAAGATTTCGGAAAATGAATGGCTCGAAGTGTTTGTGGTTCACCCACAGACCGCTACTGTGCAAATTAGGCGAAATAAAGGCGATTACTGGGTTTTGAGTAGGCAAACTTTTTCTGTTAGTGAACCACAATTGATAAATGCCAATCCGGAATCTTCCGAACAAAATTTTGCGCTTTATCAAACTTTTTTCCAAAATGAAATTGATACTACTCGTCATATTCTTGATTCCGAATTTTAGGATTGTATAATTCATAATGCCGCCAAAGAAAAACTTGAAATTGTCAGTGGTGCGGCTCCGCCGCCTTTCCGAATTTTCGCGGGGGGAATTCCTCGCCGCCGCAGGCGGCAAAATGCGTTCGGACTAATTCAAGAATACTGCACCTTTAAATGCCCAAAAGTTGCGAAATTTTTGCCTTATCAAAGCCAACAGTCAGTTCATCGCCGATGATAATTACCGGCACGCCCATTTGTCCGCTTTTTTCTACCATTTCTTTCCTTTTTTCCATATCGCTCGCCACATTGTATTCCGTATAAGCGACATTGTTATCCATAAAAAAATCTTTTGCCATATGGCAAAAATGACAAGTCGGGGTTGAATAAATTGTTACATTTTTCATAAAAATTCAAAATTAATTATTAATGAGTTTTTATTATAGCATACTTGTCAAGCAGGCCAAGTAAGGGTATATTTTCTTGTATGCGGTCGTAGTTTAGTGGCAGAACTGGTGCTTCCCAAGCATCGGGCGCGAGTTCGATTCTCGCCGGCCGCACAAGTTAACTATTTTTCTCTTGTTCCCCCAGCGCCATAATAATCTTGATAACCGTATCGGGATTGAGCGACATGCTCTCTATCCCTTCTTTTACCAGAAACTGCGCGAAGTCCGGGTAGTCCGATGGCGCCTGACCGCAGATGCCGATATATTTATTTTTCTCTATGCATTTGTGGATGACCTCGGCAATGATTTTCTTGACCGCTGGATTATTTTCGTTGGCAATATGGGTCACAATGCCGGAGTCCCGGTCCAGCCCCAAAGTAAGCTGGGTCAAATCATTGGACCCGATAGACATCCCGTCAAAAACTTCCAAGAATTCATCCGCCAGAAGAATATTGGAAGGAATCTCGCACATCACGTAAATTTTCAGGCCCTTGTCTTTCGCGCGGTCCAATCCGTTCTCCGCCATTACTTCTATCACCTTTTTCCCCTCCTCCGGCGTCCGGCAGAAAGGAATCATCGGAACCACGTTGGTAAAACCCATTTCTTCGCGCACGCGCTTCATCGCTTTACACTCCAGACCGAAGGATTCCTTGAATTTCGGGTCATAATAACGGGACGCGCCGCGCCAGCCCAGCATCGGATTTTCTTCATGCGGCTCGTATAACTCTCCGCCGATTAGTGTGCGATATTCATTGGTTTTAAAATCGGAAAAGCGGATGATGACTTCATGCGGGAAGAAAGTGGCGGCAATCTTCGCGATGCCCAGGGCCAGCTCGTCCACATAAAACTGCGCTTTTTCCTTGTAAAGGGGCGCCAACTCATCAATTTGCTTGAGCAACTTGCGTATATAAGGGGTCTTACCGCCTTTCCTTAATTTTTTATAATCAATCAGCGCATTCGGATGCACACGGACGTGCGAAGCAATAATAAATTCCAGTCGGCCCAGCCCTACCCCGACGGCCGGAAGATTGTGATGTTTAAATGCTTCATCCGGGGAACCGATATTAACCATAATCTTCGTCGCTATTTTCGGTATTTCATTGAGGCGGTGCTCCAACACTTTGAACGGAATAATGCCGTCGTAGACGCTGCCCACCTGACTGGCGGAGCAGTCCACCGTCACTTTCCGGCCCGCTTTGAGCTTTTTAGTCGCATTATTCGTCCCGACGATACAGGGAATGCCGAGCTCGCGCGACACGATGGCGGCATGTGAAGTGCGCCCGCCCTTGTCCGTCACAATGGCGCTGGCAATTTTCATAATCGGTTCCCAGTCCGGATCGGTAATTTCCGTTACCAACACCTCCCCTTTTTTAAAAGAAATTATATTCTTGGCGTTGCGTAAGACATTCACTTCTCCGGAGCTGATTTTGGCCCCGACGGCAATGCCTTCCGAGAGCACCCTGCCTTTCCCTTGTAATTGATATTCTCTTAAAATATTTTTGTCTTCTCCCGAAATGACCGTTTCCGGACGGGCCTGGACGATAAAAAGTTCGCCGGTTTTGCCGTCTTTGGCCCATTCAATATCCATCGGCTGGTAACGGTTGTGTTTTTTGGAAAAATATTTCTCTATCTCGTGGCACCACTTTGCCAACTTTATCGCTTCGGTGTCCGTAATGCAGAATTTTTGCTGGTCGGATGCCGGAACTTTCTCCTGCTTGGTTCCCTCTTTGGCATAAATAAGTTTGATATTTTTTTTGCCGATGTTTCTCCCGATAATCGGGTTTTTCCCGCTCTCTAGTGACGGCTTGAAAATTATGAATTCATCCGGAATGACCTTGCCTTGCACGATGAATTCTCCCAGGCCATATACGCCGTTTATTAAAATAACTTTGTCAAAACCAGTTTCCGTATCTATGGTAAAGGCGACGCCGGAAGACGACATGTCTGAACGCACCATGCATTGGACACCCACCGATAGCGCCACATCAAAATGCGAAAAACCCTTGTCCGTGCGATAGGAGATGGCCCGGTCGGTAAAAAGCGAAGCGATGCACTTCTTGGTTGCGGTGAGCACGTCATCTATGCCACGCACGTTGAGATATGTCTCCTGCTGGCCGGCAAACGAAGCGCCCGGCAGATCCTCGGCGGTGGCCGACGAGCGGACGGCGACATCTATATTTTCCCCGTATTTTTTTTCCATTTGCAGGTATGCTTCAGTAACCTTATCCTGAAGATCCTGGGGTAAAATGGCTTTTAAAATTACCTCTCGAATTTTTTTACCCCGAATCTGGAGATTGCGTATGTCATGAGTATTAATGTCCGAAAGAATCTCTTTTATTTTTTCATCCAAACCGGTTTTTTTAAAAAAATAGCGGTAGGCGTCCGCCGTCAAGGCAAAACCGTCCGGCACATTCACGCCAAGTGGAACAAGATTGGAATACATTTCACCCAAGGCCGCGTTTTTTCCCCCCACGCTCGGAACATCGGCAATGCCAACCTCGCCATACCATTTTATAAAATCATGTTTTTTTTCTTCTACCATAAATAAATTGTGTTAATAATAAATTGCTGATTTGAATCAGTCTTTCGTATTTTACCATTCTTTCCGGCTTTAACGGAGAACCGGCCTTCAGTCCGAAACAGTTGAAGGCAAAAGCAAGGTCGGCGATAAAATCATCGTCCGTCTCTCCGCTTCGGTGGCTGACAATAAGTTCAATATCGTGCTCTCTTGCCAGCTTCATCGTCTCCAAAGTTTCAGTTAATGTGCCGATCTGGTTGGGCTTGATAATTATTGCGTTGATGCTTCCTTTCTCGATGGCCTTTTTAAGAAGTGTTTGGTTGGAAACGGTTAAATCATCTCCTACTATCAGTAAGCCCTTGTTTTTATTTTTTAATCCGCCAAAGCTTTCAAAATCCTCTTCTTCAAATGGGTCTTCAATGGAAAGCAAATTGAATTCTTTAACCAAAGAATCATAAATCTCCCCCAGCTCCTCTTTTGGAATGTTTTTGCCGTTAATTTTGTATGTTCCCCGGGCATAAAAAGACGAAGCGGCGGTATCCAGAGCCAGACGAACTTGGTCTTGCAGATTGTTTTTATTTACGGCTTCAGTCAAGTATTTGAGAGGTGTCTTAATGTCGTTCGTTTTCGGCGCAAAACCCCCTTCATCACCGGATTCAATTGCTTCGTCGCCGGATGCTTTCAATATTTTCTTTAGACCTTCTTGTATTTTTATTCCGATGTCAACCGCCTCCTGAACATTTTCCGTCTCAGGCACTATCAGATATTCCTGAAAAGCCAAGCCAAGGCCGTTATGGACATGTTTCCCTCCTTCAAGTAAATTCATAAAAAGATAAGGAACTTTGCGCGCTTGTCTTGAGTCCGGCCGAAGGGAAGGTTTAATGTTTGTAAGAATTCTTAAATATTCAAAAACTTCTTTTCCGGATATTTTCGCCGCAGTTTTCGCGCAAGCGATGCTGGCGCCGATTATTGCATTCCCACCCAAATTGTCTTTGTTGTAAGTGCCGTCCAACTCAAGCATAATCCTATCTATTTCTTTCTGATTGAAAATATCTTGGCCTAGTAGAGCCGGAGCGATAATTTTATTTACCTTTTCAATCGCATTTTTTACTCCCCTTGCCCGTCCGAAGCCGTTGGGCGAAGGAGGGTTGCCGTCCTCATCCCTTAGTTCATGAGCTTCATGGATTCCGGTTGATGCGCCGGATGGAACGGAAAAACTACCCGAGATGCTTCCGGCCCAAGCCGTGACTTTGATAGTTGGATTTCCCCGCGAATCACTTATTTCTTCCGCAAAAATTTTATTAATCGGGCAACTTGATTGCAAAGCCATATGTTTTTAATTTTAACATATTTTTGCTACCATTAACATATGTTTGACCTGCTAATTGGCTGGAGAAACTATGTAATGGGAAAGAAATACAAATGGATTTTAAAGCCCATTTTTTTTCAAATTGACCCGGAAAAAATTCACGATTGGATGGCGGTCTTTTTGCGCTGGTTGGGAAAATTTTTCATTGGCCGTAAAATTGCTTATTTCTGCTGGGGTTATTCAAATAAACGCCTGGAGCAGAATATTTTGGGGATAAATTTCAAGAATCCGGTCGGCCTTTCGGCCGGTTTTGACAAAAATGCGACTTTAACAAATATCACCCCGTCGCTCGGATTCGGCTTTACGGAGGTTGGTTCAATCACCGGCAATCCTTGCCAAGGCAATCCGAAACCCCGCCTTTGGCGCCTGAAAAAGTCAAAGTCCCTGGCTGTTTATTATGGCCTAGCCAACGACGGCTGTGAAAATATCTCAAAACGATTGAAGGATAAGAAATTCGGCCTTCCCGTCGGGATAAATATCGCCAAAACCAACTGTAGAGCAACGGCCGATACGCAAACGGCCATTTTGGACTATTTCAAGGCCTACGAGGCGTTCAAGGACGTTGGGGATTATGTGACAATCAACATCAGCTGTCCAAACGCTTACGGCGGCGAGCCCTTTACTGGCGGCGCAAAGCTTGAGGCCCTGCTGGGAAAAATTATGTCCGTCCCGAAAACCAAACCGATTTTTTTGAAAATATCGCCGGATTTAAGCGAGCGGGAAACGGACGAGATAATTGCCGTTGCGCTCCGGTTTAAAATTGACGGCTTCGTCTGCACCAACCTGACAAAAAATAGAAACAATAAAAATATCGTGGATAAATTCGTTCCGGAAAAAGGCGGATTCTCCGGAAAGGTTCTGGACAACTTGTCCGACGACCTCATCAGGTATGTTTATAAAAAAATCAATGGCCCCTCGACTCCGTTCGGGGCAAGCAGTCCGGTCATCATCGGCTCCGGCGGAGTGTTTAGCGCGGAAGACGCTTACCGGAAAATCAAATTGGGCGCGAGTTTGATAGAGCTTATGACCGGGATGATTTACGAAGGCCCGCAATTAATCAGCGACATAAATCTCGGTCTGGTCAAGCTCCTAAAAAAAGACGGGTATAAAAATATTTCCGAAGCCGTCGGGAAAGAATAAGAATTATTTTTTCGTCAGTAAAATCATTAAATCGGAAACATTGGCACCGGTCGGGCCAGTCATAATCATATCGTCGGTTTTTTTAAAAAAAGAATAGGAATCAAAGCGGTTGATATAATCTTCAACATCTAGATTCAATTTTTCTACTTTTTCTATTGTAGTTTTGTCTACTATCACTCCGGCAACATCGCTGTTGTCCATACCGTCGGACGCAAATGAAATAAAGACGAAGTCCTCGCCTGTTTTTTTTATTTTTTTCAGGGCTTCCAGTCCCATATGAAGATTTCTGCCCCCTTTTCCGCTTTTGTCCTTGATTTCAATTTTTGGCTCGCCGGCGGCCAAAACTACCGTATTATTTTTATGTAGAAAAAATATTTTCTCAATCGCCTTTTCTGTTTCATCATATAATTCGGTTGAAACGACGCCCGCTTCCAAATTGAATTCCTGCGCTTTGCGCGCCATCGCTTCCACCGCGGTTTTGTTTGAAACTAACACAAAATTATGAACTTTTGCAAAATATTTGTCTTCCTTCGGTGTTTCAGTTAGGTCAAATTCTCCCAAATTATTATCCCTAATTATATTTTCCGCATCGGCTATGGTGGTTTTATCTTTATAAGTGGGCCCGGAAGCCACACTTTCAAAAACACTCCCCGGAACATCGGAAAAAATAAGCCCGATAATGGTTGCCGGATAAGCAAGTTTAGCCAAACCGCCGCCCTTAAGAAGAGAAAGGTGTTTTCTGACCATATTCATTTCCGCAATTGTTTTTCCCGTTTTTAAGAATGAATCATAAAGTTTTATTCCTTGTTCGCGTTCATTTTCCGGATAGCAAAGCAGAGCGGAACCCCCACCGGAGACAAGAACAATAACCAGGTCGTCCGCTTTGGAATCTTTAATTATTTCATATATTTTTTCTCCGGCAAGAATATTTTCCCGGCTTGGCTTCGGATGAGTGCCGGCGAAAGTTTTAATATATTTGGAGCTTGTTTTTTTAAGCCCAATAACGGCGCCCTCCGTAATTCTGTTTCCTAAAATTTTTTCCAGCGCCAGAGCTGCCTCGGGAGATGATTTCCCGAAACCGATTATTTTTATTCTTTTGAATTTGGAGAGGTTAAATTTTTGACCCTGTACGGATAAAATGTTTTCCTCAAGCGACACGGAAGACAGAACAACTTTCTCGGTATTGATAGCCGCCAGACCCGCTTCTACCAGCTCAAGCGCCATTGTGCGATTCGGAGTTGTCGCCAGAATATCAAAATTTTTAATTTGTCTTTCCATTTTTCATTTTACTAAATTAATTGGGGTACCAGAAAGAAAGGCCTTGATGTTTTCTATGGTTGTCTGTTTTATTGAGGCCACCGCCTCGCTGGTGTAAAAAGCCATATGGGGAGCCACTATCACATTCGGCATTTTTATCAGTTCTCGATTTAGAGCAATGATATTTTTTATATCTTCGCCTATTTCTACTCCGGAATTCTTCGCGTTCTGCATCTGCTTCTCGCCCTCAAGCACATCCAGCCCCGCTCCGGCAATAATTCCCTCTTTGAGGCCCAGAACCAAGGCCTCAGTGTCTACGAGCTCTCCGCGAGCGGTATTAATCAAATAAACACCCCTTTTCATCGTGGAAATATTTTCTTTGTTTATTAAATGATGATTTTCCTTATTGTGGGGAGCGTGCAGGGTGATGATATCGGACCGGGAAACAACTTCGGCAAAACTTTTATATTCAAAATTATTTTCCTTGGCGAATGCCAAATTTGGATACAAATCATAAGCAACGACATTCATCTCAAGCCCTTTTGCAATCTTGATGACATTTTTGCCAATCTTGCCCGTGCCAATGACGCCAAGCGTTTTTCCCTCTAAATTGAATCCTTCCATCCAGGGCAAGTAATTATAATTCAATGTCTCCCTGAGATATGCGTTAGCGGATGGAATTTTTCTGGAAAGATTTAGGATTAGACCGAATGTGAATTCGGCCACGGTGTGCGAACCATAAGCCGGCACGTTGGAAACTTTGATTCCTTTAGTAAAAGCGTATTCACAATCAATATGATTAAATCCGGTGGAGCGAGTGGCGATGAATTTCAAATTTACCATTTTATCAATGACGTTTTTATTGACATCGGAATCAACGAAGACCGAGACAATGTCGGCGTCTTTAGCCAAATCGGCATTATTTTCAGTTAATCTTTCTTCATAAAAAGCTACTTCAAAAACGCTTAGGGACTGCGAGAAAACGGATTGTTCTGCCTTAGGCACCTCAAAAAATATGACTTTCATATAAATATTGTATCATATAATTTATTTAAACCAATTTTTTAAAGACAAAAAGAAGGAAGAAATCTTGGAAGGAGCGGGTTTCTTGGTTTCAAGTGGATTTTTATCTTCCACCACTATAATCAAGCCCTCTCCCTCTTTTACCCAGCCAAGGTTTTCCCTGATAAATTTTTCTTTGCCTTGGTCTGTTTCCAAGCTGTTTATTTCGGATGATAATTTTTCCTTTTGCAGTTTTAAGGCGGTAACTTTATTTTCGACTATTTGTCTGTTTTTGCTGGTTTCTGCCATTTTATTCCAGAGGCCGAAAACATTCCAGGCAAAAAATAATATCAAAATTCCCAATAGTATCAAAGCGGGTTTGGATTGTATCAGATTACTCCATACTTTTTTTTGTTGAAAATTTCTCATGGTATGATATACCCCTACACCTATAAGCCCACCATCAACCCATACATATTTAATAAACTTGAAATAAAATAGGTGTGGGGGTATACTTAGTATATGCTTTTCCATAAAAAACATCAAAAGAAAATCCAGGTCATCTGGGCGATAGTCAGCGTATTGATTATCGTCAGTATGATACTGCTGTATTCTCCGATATTCCGGTAAAATTAAAAACTTCAAGGACAATTTATAGAAGGTGACCCCCACCATTCTTTATTCCCGTTTGCCCAGCATTCCGCAGGAGAGGGCCCAAGTTCGTAATAAGATGCAGACATCCCACCGTCTCCAGCCATCAAGGTATCATAATTTGAACCTTCAAAACTTAGAGCTAGACCGTATTTTTGCCCGCCATTTGTAGAACTATAAAGATACCCGACTCCCACCGCATCATTTGGAACTGAAGAAAGATATGGTTGTAAAGCTGTGGCAAATCCTGTCAGCCAATTTACATTTCCGCTAGAAGGGTTAATATAGGCCAGGAGAATCGGATAGTTGCCATTCGTACTATAATACATCTCTAAGGCAGACTGGATTTGCCTAAAAGAAGCAATTCTTTTTGCATCTCTTGCTTTTACTCGAGCAGTATTAAGCGAAGCCAAAACAACGCTAGTTAATATTCCAATAATTGCAACAACTACCAAAAGTTCTATGAGTGTAAAACCTTTTTTATTTTTTAGAATAGATAACATAACAACCTGAGCCGCTCATACTCATGTTTATAAGTATATTCTTTTACTGCCCCCCCCCACAACCTTAAATCCCAAGAAACATAACCCAAGTAATATCCCAAGACACATGTTATCACTTTGTGACGGCCGTCAAATGTGATAATATACATATATATGTATATTAGAAATTATTCATCAAGTTTAATGGATCTCCTTATGGCCACATTGGGAAGTGCGCGAAATGTTCGCCGATTTAGGTCTATTATTTACGAGCGCAAACTTAAGCGATACAAAAAAGAAAGTGTACGCGTAGCGCTTTCGCGACTTCATTTAAAAGGGTATGTGGATAATTCTACGGCAGGTTGGTCGATAACCAAAAAGGGCGAGAAGTATGTCAAACATGCTCGTTTGTTAAATTACATTTCATCACCTTTTGAGACAAATTCGCCCACCAATATGATTCTTTCTTTTGACATACCCGAGCAAAATAGAATTATGCGCAACTGGCTACGAAACCAGATAAAAATATTCGGGTACAAAATGTTACAACAAAGTTTATGGATTGGTCCTGGCCCTCTTCCCTCTTCTTTCTCAAAACGTCTGGAAGAATTGAATATCCGGAAAAATATAAAGACCTTTAAAATAACAAAAGGTAACAACTAATATGTTATCATTTTAAGACGGCCGTCAATTTTGATAACATGCTAATTCCGACAAGTTCTTTCTTTTCTAGTAATAATCAGTATTCTTATTTTTCTCCCGCGCGCATCATTTTCAGAAAAACATTCTGGGGAATATTTACCCGGCCGCGTTCTTTCATTTTCTTCTTGCCTTTTTTCTGCTTTTCGCGCAGTTTCATCTTGCGGGTAATGTCGCCCCCGTACATATGCTGGGTAACGTCTTTTTTCATGCCGGAGAGAGTACGGGAAGAAATTATCCGTCCCAGGGCGCGGCCTTGAATTTTCAGGGTAAACATTTGCCGAGGTAAAAGGTTGGCCAGTTTTTCCACCACCTGCTCCGCCTCTTCCTCGGCCCTTTTTTTGGAAACAACCCTGGAAAAGGCCGGTACAACTTCCTCCGCGACCAAAAGGTCAAGGCGAGTTACGTTCGCTTTCCGCATTTCGCCCATTTCATAAGAGATGGAGCCGTATCCCGAGGAAACGCTTTTAAGTTCGTCAAAAAAATTCCGCATCAGTTCGCGCAGGGGCATCTTAACGGAAATAGAAGCACGGGATCTGCCGACTTCGTCAGGCCGGAGGCCGACTCCGTCGTGTCGAAGGCCGAAATTTTCCGTATCGCCGACCTCCGCCTCATGATCAAACAGGAGTTGCATGATATTGCCGACATAAGAAACGGGAGTGATTATTTTCAAGTTAACCCAGGGTTCAAACACGACATCTATGCTCCCATCATCCGGAAAAAAATAGGGAGAATATATTTTTTCTCTCTTTCCGTTTTTCATTGAAACCTCGTAGGTAATGGAAGGCGTAGTAATTACCAAACGCAGATTGAATTCGCGCTTCAGTCGTTCGGTGACGATTTCCAAATGGAGCATCCCCAAGAATCCGCACCGGAATCCCCGGCCCAGCGAACCACTTGATTCTTCTTCGTAGGAAAATGCCGAATCGGAAAGTTTCAACTTTCCCAGAGAAAGTTTCAATTCCGCGAAATCGTCGGCGTCCTCGGGAAAGACACTGGCCCAGACGACCGGCAGGGGCTTCATGTAGCCCGGAAAGGCCGGCAAAGGATTTTTAAACATCGTGATAGTGTCCCCAACCGACGCTATGCCCGGCTTTTTTATGCCGGTAACGATATAACCCGTTTCCCCTTTTTGGAGAAATTCCTTCGGTGTTTCTTCCGGAGAAAAAGTTCCGACTTCCAGCGCGGTAAATTTTTCGCCGGAGCCGGCAAAGGCCAAGTTGTCTCCTTTGGAAACTTTGCCGTCAAACACCCGCACAAAAACTATCACTCCGCGGTGGTTGGAATACTTAAAATCAAAAACCAACGCCCGTAAATTATTATCGCCGGGATATGTTTCTTTCGGCTCCGGCACACGCTTGATAACTTCCTGGAGTAGATCTTCCACTCCTTCTCCGGTACGCCCCGAGACCAGCAAGACCTCATCCGGGTTGCAGTTTAAAAGCCCGACAACCTCTTCCTTGGTTTCCAACACCCGAGAGAGCGGAGAATCAATTTTTGAGAGTACCGGGACGATTTTAAGACCATCCTCACGCGCCATAGCAAGCGTGGTAAGCGTCTGCGCCTGAACCCCCTGTGTTGAATCAATCAATAAAATAGACCCTTCCACGGCCTTTAGGGCGCGGGAGACCTCGTAAGAAAAATCTATGTGCCCAGGAGTGTCAATCAGATTTAAAATGTAAGTACCACCTCCCCCTTCGGGTACTCCTCCTAATTTAGGAGGAGAGGAATCTTCCCCTCCTTGTGGAGGAGGGACGCCCTTTAGGACGGGGTGGTAATTGTATTCCATGCGAACCGGCTGCATTTTGATGGTTATCCCCCTTTCCCGCTCCAAGTCCATGGAGTCAAGCACCTGGTCGCGCATTTTGCGGCTCTCGATGGTATGCGTAATCTCCAGCATCCGGTCCGCCAAAGTGCTTTTGCCGTGGTCAATGTGCGCGATAATACTAAAGTTTCTGATATTTTCTAATTTCATAAATTTGTGTCATGTCAAGGGGCATCCTTGACACATTCATTCTTCAAAAATTATATTTGTATTTTAAATCCTCCGGCTTGCAGGTCCCATAATTTTTTATAAAGGCCGCCTTCTTTGGTAATCAGCTCATTGTGGGTTCCCTCTTCAATAATTTTTCCTTTGTCCAGCACGATAATCCGGTCCATCTGCCTAATAGTGGAGAGTCGGTGGGCTATAACAATAGTGGTTTTGCCTTTAATAAGTTTGGTAAGCGCGTCTTGGATTAAATATTCAGAATGCGAATCCAGCGAAGAGGTTGCTTCATCCAAGACGAGGATTGGGGCATTTTTGAGAATCGCCCGGGCAATGGCTACCCTCTGGCGCTCACCGCCGGAAAGTTTCACTCCCCGCTCGCCAACATAGGTTTCATAACCAAGCGGTAAAAGGTCAATGAATTCATCGCAGTGCGCAAGGTGGGCGGCTGTAAATACTTCCGCATCCGTGGCATCTCGCTTTCCATAACGAATATTTTCCATCAACGTGCGGTGGAAAAGCACCGGGTCCTGCGGCACAAAAGAAATTTTTTCACGAAGATTTTCTTGGGAAATATTGTTTATGTCAATCTTGTCAATTAAAATTTTTCCCGAGGTAAGATTAAATAACCTCATCAGAAGACGCACAAAAGTGGTCTTCCCCGCCCCCGATGACCCAATAATGGCAATTTTTTGTCCGGCAGGAATTTTTAACGAAAATTTATCCAACACTTTGGAATTATTATTTTTATACACATATGTTACGTCTTCAAAAACAACTTCTCCTTCTATGTTTTTGGCAACCTGGCTCGGCTTATCAATAATCTCATACGGGGTGTTTAAGATAACTGCCATCTCGTGAGCATCCGCAAAACTTTCATAATAGGCGCGAACAATGGCGCCAAAACTCCACAAGCCATCAACCAACCTCACAAAATAAACCTGCAATAAAACTATCAAAGGTAGAGTTATCAAACCCAGCCTCCAGTCACCCACAGCCACCCAAAAAATTATAAATTCAATAATAAATATATAAAAACTTTCTATGGCGCCTAATCCTTCCCACAAATACCAATTGAAGACAGTCGCCTTTTTTTGTTCTTGGATTATTTTGTTGGCGCGACTTTTTTCATATTCATGACCGGTAAACAACTGAATGGAAGAATGATTACTGATGGCATCAGCAAAGGTTCCTGTTGTTTTAGTATCGCACTCGGATGCAATAACATCATATTTTAGTTTATAGCGGATGTAAATAAAGGCGGTCAATAAAAATATTACGCAGAATATTCCCAATATATAAGAATACTTGGGAAACAAAGTATAAATTGCAACGACTGTACCTACACTACGGACAATGAGGGGCAAACCGTCGGCCACCATTCTGTCGGTCAATTTTTCAAACGCCCGGGCATATTTATTTATTTTGTAAGTTAGCGACCCGCTGAAATTATTTGCAAAAAAAGAATGAGAATGCTCAATCATATAAGAAAATCCTTGCTCGCGCAGACCCGCCATAACGCTTGATTCAAAAAAAGATAGCGAGAAACCCGATATTCTTTGAATTAAAAATCGGGTTAGATTTAATACCATAATTAAAATAACTATTGATTTGGCAGCTGAAACAATTGAAAAATCGTTTGTGCTCAAAACATTCCAAAGATGTAAATATTTAAGAGGTATATAGACATCAAGAATTGAAGCAACTATTGTGCATGTAATAACGGCAAAAAAGGACGTTTTATAACGTCTAATTACTTGCCAATAATATTTAAGCACCAATTTTCGGCGCAAATTTAAATAATCTTTTTCCATACAAAAGACGGGGAAACACTGTTCCCCCATTTCAGCCTATCATATAAAGCTTAAAAAGCGTAATCTTAAAGCTCCTCCTGGGCCGGAGCGATGATTTTGGCGCGCCAGAACTTGCTGGTGAGGGCTTGGGCCAGATTCTTCAGTTCTTCGTTTCCCAATAAGTAGAGAACCAGCACGGCGGCGGCAATGCCCATAATTCCGGAAATAAATCCTTGCAGGAAAATACCCCAGAAAGTGGTCGTGCCGAAGACCGGGGAAAGGATATTGAGGCACAGGTAGGCGGTCAAGCCGAGGAAAAACGACGCGCCCAGGCCTTGGAAAAAGGTCTTGGTAATGAAGGATTCCTCCGGCATAAAATCTTTTTTGACGGAGACCCAGTGCAAAACAAAGTTTAGGATGGTTCCGATGGAATAGGCCAGCGGGAGCATCAATACTTCGGTGCCCGGAATATCGCCTACTTTCAGCATTGATTCTATAAAAAAGCGGAATAAAAGAACGTTTTCAAAAAGATATATCAAGAAGTAGGATAAAATTATAATCAGGACTGAGGAAAAGAGATTCACGATGAGCGGGCGCCGGGTATTGCCAATGGCATAATAAGAGCGGGAAAGCAGAGCAATCATGCCTTGGGCAAGAATGGAAACGGAAAAAATGGCCAGGGAGGCCGCTACCAGGCGGGTATCGTTCCAGGAGAAAGACCCGGAACCGAGAATCACGCGCACGATTTGCGCCCGGAGCACGATAAATAAAAATATTACCGGCAGAGACCAGAAAACTATCGCCCGCCCGGCAGTTTTAAGGTATTTTTTAAATTCATCTTTCTGTCCGCCCCCGAAGGACTTGGCCAGAGAAGGAAAAGCCGCGACTGCGTAAGATATGCCGATAATGTTCAGCGGCACCGATTGAAGATTTAATGACAAATTAAAAATGGAAATGGAACCGCTTTTCAAAAAAGAGGCCATGGCGATAATGCTAATCAGGGCGATGTTATTGAAAGTCAGCCCCAATGTCCTCGGGAGTGAAATCAGCGCCGCCTGTTTGATATCCCGGAAATTGATTGAAAAGGAAAATTTCGGCATAAACCCGCAACTGCGCGAAGCAATGGCCTGTACTCCGAAATGCATTAAGGCCCCGAAAACCACGCCCAAGCCCAAACCATAGATTCCAAAAAACGGATAGAGAAATATGACTCCGGCAATAATGCCTAAATTATAAAAAATCGGGCTCAGGGAATAAATAAAAAACTTGCGGAAAAGCTGGGTAACCGTGCCAAAAAGATTGGAGAGACCCAAGAGAATCGGCGAGAGCAGCATGATGCGCGAAAGCATAATCACTTCTTCCTGGTAAAACGGACTGAAACCCGGAGCAATAAAAGATATCAGACGGGGCATCAGGAAAAAGGCAGCCAGGGAAACGAGCACCATCAGGCCGAAGAATACGGTAAAAATATCATTTAAATATTTGCGCGCTTCCGGAGTGACTTTGTCCCCGTCCATTCGGGCGATCAGAAAAGGAATTATGACGGTGATGGAAGCAAGCGAAGCTATGCAAATGAAAATCAGGTCGGGCACGCGAAAAGCCGCGTAATAAGCGTCCAAGGACGGAGAAGGACCGATAAAATGCGCAATGGAACGGTCGCGAAAAAGCGCCAAAATCTGGGACAGCAGAGTCAGGGAACCCAAAAGGAGCGCAGCTTGGTTGATGCTCCCCGACTCTTTAGTAAAAATCCTGAGAATTTTCTCCATCCCGTTAGAGATAAGAAATGCTTTGCATTTCCGTAGTTATCTCATTTTTAAATAAAACTTCTAACATAAAGTTGTTTTTTCTATTATTTCCGAAAATAAACCGTAAAATCTCTAACGGGATCCATCCCCTTCGGATGGAAAAGCGGAATTGTTCAAGGAATCAACATATTTTATCAAGTTCTCATCGTCAGGGGCGAAAGAAAGAGCGCTTTGCGCGTAAGAGAGCGCGCCTTTATTATCGCCTTCGTTTTTCGCTATTTGCGAAAGGACAATCAGGGCGTCAACGTAGTCCGGCTTCAAAGAAAGGGCGGCGTTGGCGTAATCTTTCGCCTCTTTGACCTTGCCTTCGGTAAAAGATACGCGCGCCATGGCTAGTTTGAGCCCCGGGTTGAAAGGATTGAGGACGGACGCCGCCTGGTACGCTTCAATTGCCTGGCCAAAGGCCTCCTTAACGCCCAACGACGCAGCCGCAGCGCCTGGAAATTCAGGTAATTTTTGGGATTATAGGTTATTGCCAACTGCGCGCCGCCTAACGCCCCATCCAGATTTTTTTGCAAGTCGGTCTTTTCCGCCTCGGACAAATCTTCCCCTTTTTTAATTAAAGAATTCAGCTTGGCGAGATTTATTTGAGAATAAGCGCGCAAATATAAATCATTCCGGTGCAAGGAAAGGGCTTTGTTGATGGAATCCTCGGCTACTGATTCCGTAGAGGCAGAAACCGCCCGTCCGAAATAAAAAACAGAAGAAAATTTCTCCACATATTTGAATGAAGCAGTGGCGGAAACGATTATTAAGAGAACAAGAGCCAGAATGGAAAAAAAGCTTTTTCTGGGATCATTCAAGAACGACAGTGTAACTTCCCTGCCGAAACTCAAAGAAGCGGACAAACCTATAAATACTCCGGTAAAGGCAAAAGCCAATAAAAATATCACCGACCCCGTGGAATAAAAAAAAGAGGAAATAAACAGATAAAGAGAGAGCACAAAAAACATCATTATTTCCCAGTTGATCTTGTCTTTTGCGCCAAGAAACACCAACCCAAGACCGATCCATAAAAGCAAAACAAAGAAAATGACCCAGGCAAGAATGCCCAAACCCCCGGAAGTGGCGGTTAGGGCGGGCAATAAACCGGAGCCCGATTCAAAAGAAACGTCCCAGAACTGAGTATTATTTATGGATACCGGTTTGTGCATTGACCACGCTTCTCCGAATCTGTTCGGGCCAATGCCGAAAACAGGGCTTTCGGAAAGCACCCCCTTGGTTATGGAGAGAGTAGCCGGCAAAGAGGGACTGACATCGCTGATTGATATTTGCAGGCGACTGGGGATAACGCTGCCGATAAAATTGGGTGATATGAAGAACAACAGAGAAACTATTGCAACCAAAAAAGAAGCAAGGGGGAATTGCCTTCTTTCTTGTTCTTCCTTCTCTTCTCCTTCCTTATCGTTTCCAAAAGTCGTTGATATTTTATAAACAAAAATAATCAGGCCGGAGACCCCCAGCAGCGCCCAAATCAGAGGAAAATTAACCGCGGAAATGAGTAGCAAGGAAAACAGAGTGAGCACCTGGAGTAAAACTTTTCCCGCTTTGGAAATTGAGAAAAATTCAATCATGAAGAGCGACATTAGGCCGGTAAATCCCGCAAAAAGCCCGAGCGCGTTCCAAGACCCTAAAATACTGCCGGTTTTACCGGCCAAAATCCCCAAAGACAGAGGTGCGGGCAGGAATAAATGAATGCTTTGAAAAACCAAAAGAAGGGCCGAAGACAATATGATTCCCAGTAACATGGTTTTGCCTTGCCGGGGAGTCCGAAAAACAACCGAGGACATAAACATCAGGACAAAAGCGGCGAAGATGAACCAGAAGGAACCGATGTCAAACATTGTGCCGAATAAAGACACTTGGGAACTGCCGGAAAAAAGGGAGGAAAGGAGAAAAACCAGGACTATGCCCAGCCCCGAGGCCAGGAGAGCGGACTTGGGAAAGATTATTTTCCCGTCCGAGAACCGGGCGATGGCCCAGAAAATAACAGAGAGCGCCAGCCCCGCCACCAAAAGCAGTCCTTTGGAGGTCTCCACCGGAATATTGGTAAAAGGCAAAGAAAAAATCGGCAACAAAACCACAACCAGAAACAGCGATAAAAATGCAAGCCCATCAAATATATTTGTTTTCATATAAATTTTATTATAACATATTTATTTAATTCTCATTTCCAGTTTTTCCACACGCAAAGTTAAATCTTCAAGTTTACGGTCGTATTTTAAAAGACCTATTTCTAAATTTGACAAGGCACTCCGAATTTCCCTATGATCGTCGCGTAAGTTTTTAAGCTCTTTCAAAATCATTTCTAAAACTCGTTCATGCCTCTCTAGGGCTTCATTTATCCGCACGAAAGATTTAGCAATAGAAACCATAGATTTCTCAAAAGTTTTCTCGGTCACATATTTTTCATTTGTTTTTCTAACCCCTTTTTTCATAATTAAATTATATATACTTGTCAAAAAATAAGCAACAGACCTCACCCTGCCCTCTCCTTGTTAAGGAGAGGGTTCCGAGACAACTTCCGGCGCCGGTTCCGGAGTCGGCGTCTCCGGTGGAGAAGTTTCTTCCGGTGGTGCCACCGCTTCCGGCGGGGTCTCGTCAACGGCGGTGAGTTCTGACGCAGATTCTTCAGTGGTGGTTGTATCGGTTGAGTTGGTTGTGGTATCAGTAGTATCCGAGGCGGTCGTGTCAGAAGTCGTATCCGTGGTTGTGACGTTTGAGGTGGTGGTATCCGTCGGCGCAGATTCTTCAGTGGTAGTCGCTTGCCCTGCGGAGTCGATAGATGAAGCGGGAGTTGAGCTGGTCGTGGTATCAGTGGTATCCGAGGCGGTCATAGAAATTTGGTTCTGCGATTCACAAGTTCCCTCCAAAGAAACTAGAACTCCGCTGGCCATTGAAACACAGAACGGATTGCTGGTTATTGTGTCGTATATAGTGAACCCGACGGGCTTTGCCGCGCTTCCTATCGTCAATGTATCAACAACTATCCCCTTCATATAGGCCACGCCGTCCACTACGCTGCTTACTCCGGCGTTGAAAAATTCTGCCGCATATTGGCCAAGCGTCTCCGTAATGCTCTCGCCGCTTCCGCTTATTCCCATATTCGCTTCAAGCAGGGCAACCCTCTCTGCCACCCCATCCAGATTCAAACTGAGTTCCTGGATGGCTTTTATCACAACCGGCGTCAGGCCGCCGTAATTGAGGGAGAGAGTGCCGTCAGGTTGTATCGTGACAAGTTTGGGGAAAATCGGCTGTACTTCTTGAGCCAGCAGACCCACGGAAAGCATGGTGTTTTCATTTTCATTTTTAAGACGATAGGAAACCGGACGCGAAGGGCAACTCCAGCCCCCGACATCGCCCGGGTCAAGGGTACAGGTGCCGTCGAGGTTGGTAAATGCCCCGACAATACTGGCCGTGTCTTCAGAAACATGTAGCCGATAGCTCGGAGATACCCCGATGCCGACGTTGCCGAAGAGATCAAGGGTCATGGTAACGGTGTTATTAGCGGAAAAAAACATTGAATCTAAAAGATGCGAATAATAGATTTTTCCTGAAATCGTGTCTTCAGGGTCGCCAAAATACAACCCCGCAGAAGAACTGTTATCTGTCAAGAACTGAATAAATGAACCCCCCCCAGAACCGTCCTCTATGGTCAAATCGGCCGATGCTTCCGCCCTCACCGTCCCCGCACTGTTAGAAAATATGTGAACTTTGTTTTCTGGCTCCGCCGTCCCAATCCCCACATTCCCATCAGACAATATGGTCATCTTGGTAGTAGCTGCTTCCGAAGCTCCAGTTTGAAACTGTAATGAAGTAGTATTGGCAGTTGAACTGAATGTTCCCTCCGCAATGGCAACTATCGACGCTCCAGTTAAGATTGCATCACCACCAGCGGCATCAAGTGCTGCTCGGAAGTTAATTCTGCCGAGAACATCGTTTACCACAGTAGAAGTTTCTTTTGAACTTAATGTCAAAACTGCACCTGTTGTGGTTAATCCTCCTTGTATTTCAGTTAATGACGCTGGTCCCGTCGTCCCGATGCCGACGTTGCCGCTTTTGTCTATCCTCATCCTCTCTGTTGATGCTCCATTTGCTATATTAGTATAAAACCCAATTCTGGTCGGCGGGTTTTGATTGCTGGTGAAAGTGCCGTCAACGGCCGTCTGAATAGACAGCAACGACTTGTATGAGTTTGAGAATGGCGAACTCCAGATTTCGGCTATTGAATCGCCATTTACTATATCTGTTGGCGAGGCATACGACCCTCGTGATTTCTTGAAGCTAATCGTCGCAGACCGCGCATCCGCCACAGGTGTCGTCAGTGTTAATCCTTGGTCAGAAGTGGTGCGAATTTGGATACCGTTGCCCACGGCGACATCCAACGAATAATCCGGCCCCGTCGTCCCGATGCCAACTTTACCGGTTGTATTAAGAATCAATGGTGACGCACCGGCATTACTATAGACATAAGCATTTGTGCCATCTGCCCAAAGACGAACGCTATTGGTCACCGTAGAATCGCCAACAAATATACCACCCGATGATGAATCTGTTGTTTGCTTAACATGCAATTTCCCCGCTGTTGGCGTTACCCCGATGCCGACGTTGCCGCTTCCTAACATAGTAAGAATGTTGGTAGTATGATTTGAAAATTGAAAAGCGATGTCAGTGGCCCCTATGCCTGTTGAGTCCGTGCTGTCTCGTGTTAAAAATTTAACTGTCGGATATGTTGTCCCTGATGTATTTCGCAGTCCCTTGAAGACAAGAGAAGAAACGTCGCCCGTCGCGAATCCGGTAAACGCCGGTTGAAAACTTCCGGCTACTCCCGTTGTCTGAACTAAGGAGAAATATCCCCCATCTGTATCAGAAATTTTTATGCCCCCGCCAATTGCAAAGTCATCGGCTATTTCAAGATTAGTTGTCGGCCCCGCTGTCCCGATGCCGATATTACCCGCCGAAGTGATAACGAAGGCGGGCGTTGCCGAATAAGCCCCACCGTTGATGGAAGATTCAAAGCCAAGATAACCGGTAGGAGCCGAGGTTCCCTGCACTGGAGTGACAAAGGCCCGGAAATCTACGGCTTGGCTTGCTGCCGTGGCATCAGTCTTCCAGCCAAAGCCTGACCAGCGAATAGCCGGGGAGATCTGGACTGGGGCTATGGCTGTGGCCGCTGTGGTATTGACCAAGGCAAGCCCCGATGATGTGGTTTGGGTGGTGGCTAAACCGGCTGTTGTAATGTCCAACTTGGATGCTGGCTCCGTCGTCCCGATACCGACGAGGCCATCGTTTTTAATTATCAATCTATCATAAGGAACTCCTCCTGTATTTGTAGTAAATTTTAAATCTGTTGCTAAACCATTTTGAGAAATAACTCCTGCTCCGTCAGAGGTGTCATATCCAAGTAAGACACCGTAAGTGTTTGCTGTATTCTTTGAAGCCAAAGGATAATAATAATTAATATATAGATTACGTCCATCCTTTCTGACCTCAAATGGATAAACTGGCTCCGTCGTCCCGATGCCGACGTTGCCGCTTCCTAAAATCGTCATCTTTGTTTCCATCGTCTGTAAAGTCGTGCCTGTAGTAAGCGTAGTGCCTGTCTGAAAGAAAATAGTGCTTGCTCCAGTCCCTGTGCCCAGTCCCGACTGTAATATCAAATTACCTCCCACAACATTGGATACAGAAGTTCCGGCAACCGTGCCTCCAGCCGCCACCGTTAATGCTCTGCCCACCACATCAGTGGCAGTGTTCTCAATCCAGAACTTTCGAGCGGCGCCGTTGCCGAGAGAAAGAATGTTCGTGGGTGTTGTCGTCCCGATGCCGACGTTGCCGCTTGCTAAAATCCTGACACGTTCAATCGCTTCAGCATCACCTGTGTCTTTCGTTTCTAGCGATAAATATGCGGAA